>BNJT01002452.1_pt1:0-27500 | contig 850516 bp, 999 predicted proteins | sample 8540491 | NCBI WGS metagenome assembly BNJT01 (sample SAMD00202455, study PRJDB9452) | human saliva metagenome | host: Homo sapiens | reverse complement strand
ATTGTTTTGCTATTCGTTACATCTCCATCAATAAAGTAATGATTTTTACTATCATAGTAAATCTTACCCAGGTATCTTCTATCTTTAGCTACTTCCCAAGAAGCAATATGGCCCGAAATAATAGCTTTATGAAATCTATCAGTGGTAATAGGAAATTTGTTTGTAAATATCTCTGAACTCGTTAGTTCTTTCCAAAGCTTTCCTGCTTCTTCATCAATGCCAGCATGAACAAAAATTTGGGTATCAGTTTCATAATAGCGTTTATCCCTATATCGTTTTTTAAACCAGTTTATAAATGGATTGAATTTGATATTATTTTTAATTTCATTTCTAACACCTGTTTCAAAGTTGTTAGCATTCGATTTAAAAATATAGTTCAATTCCTCTGGAGAGAAGAAGCTTTTTATTGTTTCTGGAAATGCAGAAGAAGTAGGCTTTTCTAAAATCAACCAATCATAAAACCATTCTTCATGATTTCCTAATAGAGTGATAATTTGATTAGGATAAAGTTCCTCAAGTTCAATTATTTTGGAAATAACTTGAAAAGATTGAGAACCATTGTCAATGTAGTTTCCAAGTAAGATAAGTCGACTTTGTTTATCAGATAAATCTATTTTATTGATAGATTTAATAAACTCATTGTAGTGCCCATGTATATCAGATATTGCGTATATTTTAGCCATAGCGTCTCATCATTTCTTCATGTGAGATAGTCTTTTTGCCACATTCAACCCATTTTTTATAAGCTTCATCAGCGACCTTAATATCATACATATCTTCAATTTTCTCTATAATAGCTCTCTCTTCATCAGTTGCGACAAAACTAGCTACTGTTTCAGGGTGTTTAATGTAGTCAATTCCTGCTTTATCAATTTGTCCAGAGTGTGCTTTTTTAGCTACTTCATGTGCTTTAATTGCTTGTGATGTATCCATGATTTAATTATAAACTTTCCATTTATAAAACTCAATTACTTTATAGTAAATCATCTAGTTTATCAGCTAAATCCTTTTGCTTACTTGGGTACAAGTGAGAGTAGGTATCAATCGTTGTTGTTATAGAAGCATGTCCTAGTCGCTCTTTTACAACTAGATAATCTTCCCCTTGGTTAATCAGCAGGGAAGCGTGTGAGTGCCTAAAATCGTGTATGCGTATCTTTTTTAGTGTGCTATCACGTTCAAGTATTTTCTTATATTGTTTTTCAACTGCATTTTTTGTAATTGTAATAGGTGAGCCTTGAAACACTTGTAGGGTCATGCTATCACTAGTAAATTGTTCTAATAGGTGTTTTTGTTTCTGTTTCCATTGTTGTAGTTCATGGCTCAATTTCTTATTAATGATAATTCTTCTTGTTCCAGCTTTAGTCTTTGTTGTGCTAACATGACTTATTCCTTTGTTTACATAAACTGATTTTGTAATGTGAATTGTATTGCTTGTAAAATCAATGTCTTGCCATGTTAGTGCTAATGCTTCCCCAAGTCGTAGTCCTGTAAAGAATAGAACAGTAAAGAGTAACTTGATATTATATTCTTCAGTTTCAAACAAGGTTAAAAAATGTTGAAATTCTTTGACTGTCCAAAACTGCATTTTTGTTTTTTCGATTGGCAACTTTTTTATCAAATTTGCTGGATTGGAGGTATAATAGCCTTTTCGCAAACCAACATCAAAAATCTTTTTGAGTAAAATCATGATTTTGTTGATAGTATTTGTGCTTAACGGTTTATCAGAATTTTTAGCTACTTTTTTCCTAAGATGTTCTCTAAATTGGTATATGTCTTCATAGGTTAGTTTTCCGACATTATCTACCATAGAAAAATAATCTTTGATGTGTTTGTTGTAATTATTATCTTGTGTATTGATATAGCTTGCTTTTCGATGATTTATACTATCTTCTTCCTTTAGTAGTTCATATAGTATGGGGATAGTTATTTTAGCCCCATAGAAGCGTTCTTTTAACTCTACACTTCGTAAGTAGTGTTCTGCTTCAATAGCTACTTTTTTCGTCTTATAGCCCTTTCTGACAATTCTACGTTGCTTTAGTGTTATTGGGTCAAAACCGTTGCTAATATCAACTATCCAATTACCGTCTTTATCTTTTCTAATTGCCATATTTTACTCCTTGAGGGTACTGTTTTGAACATCAAAACCGAGTAATTCGCTTACTATAGTAGCAGGTATAGTACCAATTCGTTTATTCTGATAGACTGTAAAGCCTCGTGTTATCAATAGTTCTTTCCCTTGGCGGATAATACGTTTAGATGTTCCCTCAGAGAAACCAAGGGCAACTAGGTCATTCTTAGTAACAGTTACTATCATGTAACTTACTCCTTTATTCATCTAGTTTTATTTTCTTATACTTTACATGATTATCGAAATACTGACCGTCTTTATAGACTTTACTAATGTATTCCGTTTCATATAGTACGACTGAACTATCATAATTAAAATCTTCATAAGTATAAAATCTATCTTCATCAGGCTTTTTTAAGTTGCGTGATGAAAAATAGGCTTGCTTTCCGAAGTTTTCCAACAATTCTTGTCCAATCCCTTTTTCAAAATACTTTGTGACATATCGACCGCGATTTTCTTTGCTGTCTACATCAACTTTATTTATCCGTACTGCTCCATGTCCCCAAAGTTCCAAGAGTTGACGGTGTGGTACATAAGGAACGCTGAAAAGCAGAATATGAGCATGCCATGCTCCACGTTTTTGCTTTTCTAATACTGTTAAATATTTTAATTTACTTTTCTTGGTATTAAAGATGTGGTAGTTAAAGCGTTTTATAAAAGTTTTTAGTAAGTCTTTGAAGTGGTTTCTGTCGCTAATATTTTCTTTAGTGGTCAGGGTTAGAAATGAAGTATTGTCATCATAATTACAATCGACTAATCGAAGTAAGTTCCACTTTGCTTCTAAGCGAGTTTTTTTCATACGCTCCAGACGTTGTTCTTGTTCTTCAGGTGTAAGTTCATTAAATGTTCTACGTTGTGATTTTTTTCCTTGCTTTTTAGTATCAGTATCTAAAATGGATTTTCCTTTTGAAAATATTGGCTTTTCATATTCCCAAATTTCAATATAGGAAGAAGTGCGGACTATTTTTTTATTATACGAGGTCATAAAAATAGTTCCTTTTAGGTTGGCTTTCGCCAAAAGATTGTCTATATAATAAATAAACTAGGAGGAGCAAAGCTCCTCCTAACTTTTATCATGTGACCTAATCACCGCCCTGCTAAACACGCTTCCAGCTTGCCGACCTCCAGTCGGCAGTTTTGCCTAGGAACACATGATTAAAAGTTATAGAAAATAATATTTCTTGGTAATTGTATCATAGCAAAGGACAGATATTGTTTTGCTATTATTTACATCTCCATCAATAAAGTAATGACTTTTACTATCATGGTAAATCTTACCTTGGTAAGTTTTATCTTTAGCTACTTCCCAAGAAGCAACATGACCAGAAACAATATCCTTAAAAAATCCACCAGTGGTAAGAGGAAATTTATTTGTAAACATTTCTGAACTCGTTAGCTCTTTCCAAAGCTTGCCAGCTTCTTCATCAATGCCAGCGTGGACAAATATTTGTGAGTCTGTCTCGTAATAACGCTTATCTTTATAGTGTGTTTGAAACCATTTCATGAAAGGAGAAAATTTATTATTTGTTTTAATTTCATTTCTAACACTTGTTTCAAAATTTGATTTTAATATATAGTTCAATTCCTCTGTAGAGAAAAAACTCTTTATTGTTTCTGGAAATGCAGAAGCAGTAGGCTCTTCTAAAATAAGCCAATCATAAAACCATTCTTCATGATTTCCAAATAGCGTAATGATTTGTTTTGGATAAATCTTTTCAAGTTCAATTATTTTAGAAATAACTTGAAAAGATTGAGAACCGTTATCCATATAGTCCCCAAGTAAGATAAGTCGCCTTTGTTTATCTGATAAGTCTATTTTATTAAGAGCATCTATGAACTCATCTAAATATCCATGTATGTCAGATATCGCATAAATTTTAACCATAGCATCTTATTTTGATACAGGAAGAACATCAGAGCATGAAAACCAAAGATTGCCATTATATTGACCAACATTCAAGTCTTTTAATTTAACGGGGCAAGTTTTGTTATTTGCCATTTCTTGGACAGAGGTAGTAGGGGTTAAAGTATTTACCTTTACCTGAATCATCTCCATAAAAAAATCACTAGTTTCATCTTGAATCGATACATTTAGGCGTAAGGCAGTAGGCTTATTGCTCTCTCTATCTAATACTTCTGTATACCCTTTAACGGCAAAAAAGCGATTGCCTAGTAATTCGGGTTTCAAAAAATCATTTAATTTCATGTTAAATTCCTTTCTTTCTTACCTCCTGCAATGCAGTCGGTTGGCTCTTTTTCTCTATTGAAAAGAATTCCTATTCCAACAGAGAAAAATACCGTTATTAGTAGTTTGGCAGTATATTTCTAACTACCTGTAAAAATTCTTGTTTAGTTTTTAAATCAACAAATGGCACAATTGTTAGCACTGGTTCTACTGTATTAAGCCCATCAGCATAAAATAAAGCTTCGCCTTTTCTATCTGAAACTGTAGGAACGTTTTCTAATTCGCACATGCTAAAGCCATCTTCAATCTATCAGCACCTGGACCTCCAAGGTATAAAACTGCCGATATTTGATTTCTCAATTCTACTGGAATATTCTCAGCATTAGGGTCTTGTGTGGATAATACTAAGTGACAACCAGCCTGCCTTCCTTTACGGGCAATCAATCCTAAATTTTGTAGAATTTCATTCCAAAGTTCTTTCCCCTGTTTGCTAGAGCCACAACAACTATCGCGTATTGATGCCAATTCGTCTACAAATAGAAAATTAGGTATCATTCCTAAGTCATAAGCATCAGCATTTAGGGAACTGTTCTGCTTGATAACCTCAAAACGTTCATTCATAATTTCTACAAATTCCCTTGACAATTTCGCTAAAGAGGTTGGAGAAGTACCCACAGTGACTTGATTTCCTATTTCTTCTTCAAGTAGCTTCCCTAATGCATATAAGTCTGCCCCTTTTCCGTCTACAATGCCTAAGTAAGTACCGTCAACAGTTCCGCACCCTTTAGCAAGAGCATTAAATAAATACCATTGGAGAGCTATTGTTTTACCTGTTCCAGTGCGTCCATAAATACCGATATTAGTATTCGATTTCAGAGAGAATTGTTGGGTATTTGATAGCTTGATTATTGGACTAGGAATATCCTTAAAAAACTCCCTAGTTAATGTATTAGTATTGAAAACGTATTGTTCAATTTCTTCTATCTTCCCTAACACGTATACTATTTTATCGATTTCTTCTTTTTTAGACAGCAAGGACAAGCCCAAAGTGGGGCATAGATATTCCTCTAAATTTTTCAAGGTTTTCAGATAACGGTTCCCAAATAATGGGACACAGACAATAACTTTGTTATCCTCAGAAGAAACGTCAAAATATAGGACTGCTGTATCTACTACTTCATTATCGAGCTCATCATATAAATTTAAACTAATTAACATATAAAACAATGCTTCTCTGATAGTGAGCTTGTTTCTCAATTTTTCTATAACATCAGAATGAAAAAACTTCTCTACTAAAAAAAGAAGACCTATAAAAAATATGGAAAAGACTAGACGTGCAATAAATGGGATTGTAGCAATCAATGAAGATACCAATAGTAAAAAAAGAAAAACTTGGATAGATAGTCTAGCAATAGTAATATTTCGAGGGCGAATCAAGTAAGGGTATTTACTCTTCACACGGATTGTTTGATTTAACATTCTCATTTTTTATATTCTCCTCAGCAGAACCAGTAGGGGAAGCAATCAGGTCTATACAGATTATTAAAAAAATAACGACTATAATTTCCATCAATATTGTAGCAGCTTCAAAGATAGGTGAAAAGGCATTTGTTAAAAGCAACACATAACAGAGTGTGCCAGCAAATCCAATAAAGAACAAATAAAAAAGATATTTATAGAGACTCTTCATGATGTCACTCCTTTCTATTTCAATCAAAATATAAAGGGGAGAGGTTAGCTCCCCGATTTAGATTACTTATAACTGTTAAAGCGATAAGGTAATTTACCATTGTACTTCTTGAAATCATCTAGCATAGAAGACCCCATATAGTATCTTTTTTGCGCTTCAAAATAAAATACAACGAGCTTTTGTGTATACTCATCTTGAATACGTGTGTTTATACCCAATTCATTTAATAAACAAGCATAAGCTTCACTGTATAAATCAGATTTTGTTTTATCTGATAGATGAAGTCGGGCTTTATCTGCAACATACTTACGTTTTTCTGGTGTGTCAAAAACTTGATTCATGTTTTCAACTGCAACTAGAATTTGACTTGGATAGTTTCCAAACATATTTTATTTCCTTTTCTTTCTGTACTCAGGTGGTATTTATCCACGGTTAGGGACGACTTGTTATTTCATAGGCGATGCTCTTGCTTCCATATCTTCTCCTTTTTGAGTGGTTTTTTTATCCCGTAAATAATTAAATTTTAAACAGAGTTTCTACGCTCTGTTTAATAATCACTATTCTACTTGTTCATAAGGAATAAGTAGTGAAATTTTAAGCATAATCTAACACAAAAAGCTCGATGGATTCGTTTGGCTTGAAAGACCTCTAAAAAGTAATTTTGCAATTCAGAAATCAAATCAAGCACATCTTTTTCTAACATAAAGGATGTTTGATAATTCCAGTCGTTACTCTCTTTAGGAGATGATAAAACTAAATTTCTTTTCTTTAAAGCTTGCCAGTCAATTTCATGCATTTTTGGAACAGTTTTCCTAATTGCCTGACTAACAATACTAGAATAACTGGCTTCAAGACCAATTTCTTCAAAAATTTGTTGCTGTAATTCATCTAGTATTAATTTTGATTCAGTTGCTAAACGCATACGAATATTTTCCTTGTTCATAACTTATCCTTTGAAAATAAAGTGGTTTTTTTATCCCGTAAATATATAATAACAAACTTTCTTGAACCTGTCAATACTTTTCTAAAAATAATTTAATTTGAACTGTTAAACTCTTACCATGTATGCTATAATTAGCTTCTTGGTAAAACTTTACTTGAAGAGGGAAATAAAATGGGATATTGGGATGATATAATTCAATACGCTAAAGAATGGCAACCTGTCAATTATTCAGTTACTGAAGATGAAGACTTTGAAACAGTAAAACAAAGAGTAATTAAAGTTTTTCAACATTATCTAGAATTACTTGATGATGGTACTGAGGAAAGTCATGATAAAGTTTATAAGTCTTTTACTTTTAGTAAGTTGTTTGGGGAAGAACTCGGTACTGACGAGGATATCGATAAGTTAAGTAAAGAAATAATGGATAAATTGAGGAAAAGTAAATCCTAAAAAGTTACTAAAAATAAAAAAACTATCGTTTTTGCGATAGAAGTAACTTCTTAAAAAGGCTATTTGAAAGGCTTCACATACTTATAAAACGGTAAGAGCCGAACTCAAAATCCAGTGTCCGCAAGGACGTGCCGGTTCGACCCCGGACGCCGGTATAGTATTAAAGACAAGGTTTCGAACCTTGTCTTTTTATTTGGGCTTATAACCCTGGTACAAACCACCCGTTTGACGGGTGGTTATGATTCTTCAAATAAAGTTTAAAAAAATTTTACTAAAAATAGGTCTATACCATTTACAAATTCTTTTGAAAGGTTTATAATGTAATTGACATAATAAATAGTAGATTATTTCTTAAGGAGGTTATCATTATGCCTAAGTATATTAAAGCTGATCAATTTTTCTATCCACATGGTATTCGTCGTGGAGGTTATTTGGAACTTATTGATGGCAAGTTTGGTAAGCATGTTGAAGAGATTTCGGATGATGCAGAAATTTTAGACTACTCTGGTTACAGCATTGCACCGGGTCTAGTTGATACACACATTCACGGTTTTGGTGGTGTCGATGTTATGGATAATAATATCGAAGGTACACTTCATACGATGAGTGAAGGCCTTCTTAGCACAGGTGTTACTAGTTTCTTACCAACTACACTAACTTCATCATACGAACAATTGCTGGCTGTTACTGGAAACATTGGTGCACGCTATCAAGAAGCATCTGGTGCTAAGATTCGTGGTATTTACTTTGAAGGACCTTACTTCACCGAAGAATTTAAGGGGGGCTCAAAATCCTGCCTATATGAAAGATCCACGTATGGATGAATTCCGCGCTTGGCAAAAGGCTGCTAATGGTCTTCTTAATAAAATTGCTCTTGCACCTGAACGTGATGGGGTTGAGGACTTTGTACGTACTATTACTGGTGAAGGTGTAACTGTTGCTCTTGGTCACTCTAATGCTACATTTGATGAAGCTAAAAAAGCTGTTGATGCCGGGGCTAGTGTTTGGGTTCATGCTTATAATGGAATGCGTGGCTTAACACACCGCGAACTTGGTATGGTTGGTGCGATGTATGAATTACCACACACTTATGCAGAATTGATTTGTGATGGTCATCACGTGGATCCTAAGGCTTGCGAAATTCTTCTTAAACAAAAAGGAACTGAAAATATTGCCCTTATCACTGACTGTATGACAGCAGGTGGTTTGCAAGATGGGGACTATATGTTAGGTGAATTCCCAGTAGTAGTTGCAAATGGAACTGCACGTCTTAAATCTACTGGTAATTTGGCAGGTTCTATTCTCAAACTTAAAGACGGTTTGAAAAATGTTGTTGAATGGGGCATTGCAAATCCACATGAAGCAGTTATGATGGCCAGTCTTAACCCAGCAAATCAGTTCATATTGATGACGTTTGCGGACAAATCCGTGAAGGCTACGATGCTGACTTTATCGTTCTTGATAAGGATTTGGAATTGGTAGCAACATACCTTGATGGTGAAAAACGTTATCAAGCATAATTTCTAAAGTAGAAGCTAGTTTAGTTTCTACTTTTTTAATAATATTGTTATTTTTTTCACAAATTACTTGATTTTCTATTTAAAAAGGCTTACAATTATGATATAAACAATACAAATAAAAAAGCGGAGGATTGCTTATGAAAGCTTATACTTACGTTAAACCAGGCCTTGCGTCATTTGTTGATGTTGAGAAACCGATTATTCGCAAGCCAACAGATGCTATTGTGCGTATCGTTAAGACTACTATTTGTGGTACTGACCTACATATCATTAAAGGGGACGTTCCTGCTTGTAAGAGTGGAACTATCCTTGGGCATGAAGGAATTGGTATTGTAGAGGAAGTTGGAGCAGGAGTTTCAAACTTCAAAAAGGGTGATAAGGTTTTGATTTCTTGCGTTTGTGCATGTGGCAAGTGTTACTATTGTAAAAAAGGAATCTATGCTCACTGTGAAGACGAAGGTGGATGGATTTTTGGACATCTGATCGACGGTATGCAAGCAGAATATCTTCGTGTTCCTCATGCTGATAATACTCTTTATCATACTCCAGCTGACTTGTCTGATGAAGCTTTGGTTATGTTATCTGATATCTTGCCAACTGGCTATGAAATTGGTGTCTTAAAAGGGAAAGTTGAGCCTGGTTGTAGTGTAGCTATCGTTGGTTCAGGGCCAGTTGGATTGGCAGCTCTCTTGACGGCACAATTCTATTCTCCAGCTAAATTGATTATGGTGGATCTAGACGATAACCGCTTGGATACTGCAGTTTCTTTCGGTGCTACTCATAAGATTAATTCTTCAGATCCTGAAAAGGCAATTCAAGAAATTTATGATTTGACAGATGGCCGGGGTGTAGATGTCGCTATCGAAGCTGTTGGTATTCCTGCTACATTTGACTTCTGTCAGAAGATTATTGGTGTTGATGGAACTGTCGCAAACTGTGGTGTGCATGGTAAACCAGTTCAGTTTGATTTAGACACACTTTGGATTCGTAACATTAACGTGACTACTGGATTGGTTTCAACAAACACAACTCCTCAGCTTTTGAAAGCCTTAGAAAGTCATAAAATTGAACCAGAAAAATTGGTAACGCATTATTTCAAACTTAGTGAAATTGAGAAAGCCTATGAAGTGTTCAGTAAGGCTGCAGATCATCACGCGATTAAAGTCATTATTGAAAACGATATTTCAGAATGTTAATCTTATCTTGGAATCCAGTTATTTTTTTTGAATAGCTGGATTTTTTGAAAAAGTTTTATAATTCGTGAAAATGAGCAAATTTCTTTCATTATTCTAAAAATTCGCTATAATATACGGTACAAAGGAAGTAAGAAATGTATCGAGTTATAGAAATGTATGGAGATTTTGAGCCTTGGTGGTTTTTAGAAGGCTGGGAAGAAGACGTCATTGCGAGTAAGCAATTCGAAAACTACTATGACGCCTTGAAGTATTATAAATCTTGTTGGTTTGATTTGGAAGAGAGAATCCCACTCTACAAGAGTCGCGGAGATTTGATGACCATATTTTGGGATCCAGGTGACCAACGTTGGTGTGAAGAATGTGATGAATTTCTTCAGCAATATCATTCATTAGCTTTATTGGAGGATGGGCAAGTCATCCCAGATGAAAAATTTAGACCTGGCTATGAAAAACAAACAGGGCTTGAGGTGCACAGAACCTGCCGTATCAAAAAAGAAGGGACAACTTTTTAAGGAAGTTGTTCTTTTTTTGTATTTTCTTCGAATAATAACAGTAAGGAGGAAGATATGGTACAAGCACTTGCACAAGAATTGATTACACTGGCCAAAAAAGAAGGGGCTCAAGACATCTATTTTGTTCCCAAAAATCAGATCTATGAGCTACATATGCGAATTGGAGACGAGAGGCGATTTGTTGATAGTTATGACTTTGAAAAGCTGGGTGCTGTCATTAGTCACTTTAAATTTATTGCGGGGATGAACGTTGGCGAAAAACGTCGTAGTCAGCTTGGTTCCTGTGATTATCAGCATGGAGATAAGGTTTCTTCATTACGCTTATCGACGGTGGGAGATTATCGTGGTCATGAGAGTCTAGTTATCCGGCTTTTGCATGATCAAGAACAAGAGTTGCGCTTCTGGTTTCAGGACCTTAAGGAACTGGAAAAGGGCTTTAGGCAACGCGGCCTTTATCTATTTGCAGGACCTGTAGGAAGTGGTAAAACTACCTTAATGCATGAATTAGCTAAGTCATTGTTTAAGGGACAACAAGTCATGTCCATTGAGGATCCAGTCGAGATTAAGCAAGAAGAGATGCTGCAATTACAACTCAATGAAGCTATCGGACTGAGCTATGAAAACTTGATAAAACTATCCCTTCGTCATCGACCAGATCTTTTGATTATTGGGGAAATTCGGGATAGAGAAACAGCCCGTGCTGTAGTACGAGCTAGCTTAACGGGTGCCACAGTATTCTCAACCATTCATGCTAAGAGTGTTCGTGGGGTTTATGAACGCCTTTTAGAACTCGGTGTCAGTGAAGATGAACTGGCAGTTGTCTTACAAGGTGTTTGCTACCAGAGACTAATCGGGGGAGGAGGAATTATTGATTTTGCAAACCAAAATTATTCAGAACACCAGGCAGAAAAGTGGAATGAGCAAATTGACCAACTTTTTAAAAATGGACATATCACTGCCCTTCAAGCTGAAACGGAGAAAATTGGCTACCAGTAAGCAGAAGAAAATTATCACTCTCTTTAACAATTTGTTTTCGAGTGGTTTTCACTTGGTAGAAATTATTTCCTTTCTTGATAGAAGTCTTTTGTTGGAGAAGGAATATGTAACTCAGATGCGCCTAGGACTCTCGCAAGGGAAATCTTTCTCGGAAATGATGGGGAATTTAGGTTTTTCGAGTGCAATTGTCACGCAGCTTTCGCTGGCTGAAGTTCATGGGAATCTCCATTTGAGCTTGCGGAAAATTGAAGAATATCTGGATAATCTAGCCAAGGTAAAAAAGAAGTTAATTGAAGTTGCGACCTATCCAATCATTTTGTTAGCTTTCTTACTGCTCATTATGTTGGGGTTGCGAAATTATCTCTTGCCCCAACTGGATAGTAGCAACATAGCTACCTTAGTGATTAGTAACCTGCCACAGATTTTTCTTAGTTTCACTCTTGTTCTGGGTTTAGTATCTTTAACTGGTCTGGTTTTCTGCAGAAAGTCTGCGAAAATTCAAGTTTTCTCTTTTCTGGCTAGAATTCCATTTCTAGGTGTGTTTGTTCAGTATTATCTAACTGCCTATTATGCTCGGGAATGGGGAAATATGATTGGACAAGGTTTAGAGTTGGCACAGATTTTCCAGATGATGCAGGAGCAAGGAAATCTTCTTTTTAGGGAAATAGGACACGATTTAGAGCAGACTCTACAAAGTGGGCATGAATTTTCTAAAGTTGTGCAAGATTATCCTTTCTTTAGAAAGGAGTTGGGATTAATCATTGAATATGGGGAAGTCAAGTCCAAGCTGGGAAGCGAATTGGAAATCTATGCGGAAAAAACCTGGGAATCCTTCTTCACCCGAGTCAATCGGACCATGAACCTTGTTCAACCGTTGGTCTTTATTTTTGTAGCCCTGCTAATCGTTTTATTGTACGCAGCCATGTTGCTGCCTATGTATCAAAATATGGAGGTAAATTTTTAGATGAAAAAGATGATGATGAAATTAAAAGAAGCTAAGGTAAAAGGGTTCACTCTGGTAGAAATGTTGGTCGTGTTGCTCATCATTAGTGTTCTACTCTTACTGTTTGTGCCAAATCTTACTAAGCAAAGGATGCAGTGAATGACAAGGGTAAAGCAGCTGTCGTCAAGGTGGTAGAAAGTCAAGCAGAACTCTATAGCTTGGAGAAAAATGAGCGTGCAAGCCTAAGCAAGCTAGAGGCAGATGGACGTATCACTGCTGAGCAAGCAAAAGCTTATAAAGAGTATCATGATAAACAAAAGACAAGTCAAACAGTTGCGGATTAGGGCTTTTACCATGCTAGAAAGTCTATTGGTTTTAGGGATAGTCAGCATTTTGGCTTTGGGTTTGTCAAGTTCAGTTCAATCCACTTTTGCGGCGGTGGAAGAGCAAATTTTCTTCATGGAGTTTGAGGAACTTTATCGAGAAACCCAGAAACGAAGTCTGGCTAGTCAACAAAAGATGAATTTAATGTTAGAAGAGAGGAGCATTAGTAATGGTTATCAAAAGTTAGCCATTCCTAAAGGGATTCAGCTTCAGTCACATCAGTCAATAACATTTGATAAGGCTGGAGGTAGTTCATATCTGGTTAGCATCAGATTTCAAACAAGGAAAGAAGTAGTTCGCTATCGACTAAATATAGGAAATGGAAAGATTAAACGTATTCAAGAAGCAAAAAATTAAGGCGGTTATTTTACTGGAAGCAGTGATTTCACTAGCCATTTTTGCTAGTATTGCAACCCTCTTGCTGGGACAGATTCAAGAAAGTAGAAAAAGAGAAGCAGAGCTTCTAAAACAGGAAGAAGTTTTGCGAGTGGCTCGTATGGCTTTGCAGACTGGACAAAAGCAGTTGACTGTCAATGGCCTTACGGTTCATGTTGTCTCGAATGAGCAAGGTTTGGAGGTACACCATGGAACGGAGAAATTACTGGCGATTCAAGACAAGTAGAGTCAGAGCTTTTACACTTTTAGAATCCTTGGTTGCCCTTATCGTTATTAGTGGTAGCTTACTCCTCTTTCAAGCTATGAGTCAGCTCTTGGTTTCAGAGGTTCGCTACCAGCAGAGAAGTGAGCAGAAGGAGTGGCTTTTATTTGTGGATCAGCTGGAAGCAGAGCTGAATCGAGCCCAATTTGAAAAAGTGGAGAATGATAGACTTTACCTCAAACAGGATGGGAAACCTATTTCCATGGGTAAATCAAGGTCAGATGATTTTCGGAAAACAGATGCCAGTGGACGTGGCTATCAACCCATGGTTTATGGCCTTAAATCAGCACATATTTACCAAAAAGGGCAAAATGTTCATTTCAATTTTCAGTTTGAAAAGGGACTAGAGAGGGAGTTTATCTATCGTGTTGAAAAAGAAAAAAGTTAGAGCAGGCGTTCTTCTTTATGCCCTTGTAATGTCAGGTATTTTTAGTCTTCTGTTGCAGTTTTATCTGAACCGGCAAGTAGCTCATCATCAGGATTATGTCTTAAATAAAGAGAAACTGGTGGCTTATGCGATGGCTAAGAGAACCTATGAAAGAGCTAATTCTGAAAGTGGAGAACAGTCATTCAATGTAGGAAAGTCAACTTATCGTAATGACGAAAAGGGCTTCACAACGACTATTTCTACAGAAAAAAATCAATTTGAATTTCACTTTCCATCTCAGAAAAAAATGACCAAAAAGTCTAAGAAGATAGAAAACAAGTCTAAAGAAGGAAGTGAGGAGAAAAAAGAAGAACAGGTTAAAAAAGAGATGGCTATGTCTTCCAAATTAGCCCCTTCTAGGAATGATACAGAATAGTTAGGACGAGGTTTTTACCTGAAATCATGCTATAATAGATACATATGGAGGACCAAAAATGGCAAGTGTAAAATTGTATCTAGTGCGTCATGGGAAAACAATGTTTAATACGATTGGGCGTGCTCAAGGCTGGAGTGATACTCCTTTAACAGCTGAAGGTGAGCGAGGTATTCATGAATTGGGAATTGGCTTGCGTGAGTCAGGCTTAAAGTTTGAGCGTGCTTATTCAAGTGACTCAGGACGTACGATCCAGACTATGGGAATTATCCTTGAGGAGCTTGGTTTGACAGGGCAAATTCCTTATCGCATGGATAAGCGAATTCGTGAATGGTGCTTTGGTAGTTTTGATGGTGCTTATGATGGGGACTTATTTATGGGGATTATTCCTCGTATCTTTAATGTCGATCATGTGCATCGTTTGTCCTATGCTGAGCTGGCTGAAGGCCTGGTAGAAGTAGACACAGCAGGTTGGGCCGAAGGCTGGGAAAAACTAAGTGGTCGTATCTGGGAAGGTTTTGAAGCCATTGCTAAGGAAATGGAAGCTAATGGGGGAGGAAATGCTCTCGTAGTCAGCCATGGAATGACTATTGGAACCATTGTTTATTTAATTAACGGCATGCATCCGCATGGCCTTGATAATGGAAGTGTGACGATTCTTGAGTACGAAGATGGTCAGTTCTCAGTCAAGATTGTTGGGGACCGTAGCTACCGTGAAATTGGACGAGCTAAACTAGAGGAGCAATCTAGTTCAGAACAATAACATTCAGCACTAAATTTAGAAGAATTTTTAAAGGATTGATAGAATGCTAATGTCGTGCTTGCACAAGCTTCTGAGAGCTGACTGCTTTGACAATAGCATTCTTTTTTGTTAGAATAGTATCAACATGAAAGCATAAGAAGGGACTGACAGAACTGTCGTCCCCTTTTGTCTATCTTATAAGGGGGAAATATGCTGTTTCAGAAAATAAAAGCCTATAAATGGCAGGCCCTGGCTTCCTTGGTTATGACAGGTCTAATGGTAACGAGTTCACTCTTGCAACCACGTTATTTGCAGGAGGTTTTAGAGGCACTGCTAACGGGTGATAATGAAGCTATTTATACTATCGGATTTTGGTTAATTCTTGTTGCCTTGATTGGTTTGGTTGCAGGTGGGATCAATGTAGTGTTAGCAGCTTACATTGCTCAAGGAGTTTCGTCTGACTTACGTGAAGATGCCTTTCGTAAGATTCAAACTTTTTCATACGCCAATATTGAGAAGTTTAATGCAGGGAACCTCGTTGTCCGTATGACCAACGATATCAATCAGATTCAAAACGTCGTTATGATGACCTTCCAAATTCTCTTTCGACTACCACTTTTGTTTATCGGTTCCTTTATTCTAGCAGTTGTCACCCTACCTTCGCTGTGGTGGGTGCTGGTTCTTATGGTCGTTTTAATCGTCGCCATGACAGGTTTTATGATGGGAGTTGTGGGACCACGCTTTGCAAAATTCCAGACCTTACTAGAGCGTATCAATGCCATTGCTAAAGAAAATTTGCGTGGTGTGCGCGTGGTTAAGTCTTTTGTCCGAGAAAAAGATCAGTTTGATAAATTTACGCAGGTGTCAGATGAATTGTTGGGAGAAAATCTTTATATCGGTTATGCCTTTTCTGTTATGCAACCTGCAATGATGTTGATTTCTTACGGGGCTGTTTTTCTCTCAATCTGGCTTGTAGCAGGTATGGCAGAGTCAGATCCATCGGTAGTTGGTTCCATTGCTTCCTTTGTGAACTATCTGAGTCAGATTATCTTTACCATTGTTATGGTTGGATTTTTAGGGAACTCAGTCACTCGTGCTATGATTTCCTTCCGTCGTATTCGTGAAATCCTGGATACAGAACCGGCTATGACCTTCAAGGATGTGGAAGATGAAGAATTGGAAGGAAGTCTCAGTTTTGAAAATGTGACCTTCACCTATCCAAATGATGCAGAACCTATCCTAAAAGATGTATCCTTTGATATCGCAGCTGGTGAGATGGTTGGGGTTGTTGGAGCAACTGGTGCAGGGAAATCAACCTTGGCTCAGTTGATTCCACGACTATTTGATCCTCAGCAAGGTTCGATCAAAATTGGCGGAAAGGACATTCGGACAGTTAGTGAAGGGACACTTCGCAAAACAGTTTCTATCGTCTTACAGAGAGCCATTCTTTTTAGTGGAACCATCGCAGATAACCTCAGACAAGGAAAGGGAGATGCGACAGTTTCAGAACTGGAACGCGCAGCTCGTATCGCCCAGGCGAGTGAATTTATTAGTCGTATGGACTTAGCCTTTGAAAGTCCGGTTGAAGAACGTGGGACCAACTTTTCTGGTGGACAAAAACAAAGAATGTCCATTGCGCGTGGGATTGTCAGCAATCCTCGTATCTTGATATTTGATGATTCAACCTCTGCCCTTGATGCCAAATCGGAACGTTTGGTTCAAGAAGCCCTCAACAAGGATTTGAAGGGGACGACTACGATTATCATCGCACAAAAGATTAGCTCTGTTGTGCATGCTGATAAAATTTTAGTGCTTGACCAAGGTCGCTTGATTGGTCAAGGCAAACATGCTGACTTGGTTGCAACAAACCCAGTTTATCGTGAAATTTACGAGACGCAAAAAGGAAAGGAGGAGTAGGATGAAGACATTTGAATTCTTTTGGAACTATTTTAAAGTTTATAAGATATCCTTTGTCGTTGTTATTGCTATGATTATCATTGCAACGATTGCACAAGCCCTCTTTCCAGTATTTGCAGGTCAAACAGTCACGGAACTAGCTAATTTAGTTATAGCTTATCAAAATGGAAATCCTGATATGGTTTGGCAAAGTCTATTAGGACTCTTGATGAATCTTGCTTATATTTTGATTGTGCTAGTGGTGTCGAGTCTTATCTATATGGTTTTGATGAGCCGTATTATTGCCGAATCGACAAATGAGATGCGTAAGGCCTTTTTGGCAAGCTTTCTCGCTTGACTGTTTCCTTCTTTGACCGCCATCAAGATGGTGACATCCTGTCACGTTTTACCAGTGATTTGGATAACATCCTACAGGCTTTCAACGAAAGTCTGGTGTCTGTTATGACCAATATTGCCCTTTTTATTGGCTTGCTGATTGTCATGTTCGTAAAAAATGTCACCTTGGCTTTAATCACAATTGCCAGCACTCCAATAGCTGTTATCATGATCTTCTTTATCTTAAAGCTAGCACGAAAATACACCAACCTCCAACAAAAAGAAGTTGGGAAACTCAATGCTTATATGGATGAGAGTATCTCTGGACAAAAAGCCGTTATTGTTCAAGGTATCCAAGAAGATGTGATTGCAGGTTTTGTTGAGCAAAATGAGCGTGTTCGAAAGGCCACTTTCAAGGGAAGAATGTTTTCAGGAATTCTTTTCCCTGTCATGAACGGAATGAGCTTGGTCAACACAGCTATTGTTATTTTTGTCGGTTCAGCTGTCTTACTGAATGATAAGAATATCGAGACAGCAACTGCTCTGGGTTTGATTGTCATGTTTACCCAGTTTTCTCAGCAATATTACCAACCCATTATCCAATTAGCGGCGAGCTGGGGAAGTTTGCAACTGGCCTTTACAGGTGCAGAACGTATCCAAGAAATGTTTGATGCAGAAGAAGAAATTCGTCCTCAAGATGCTCCAGTTTTCACAGAATTGCGAGAGGGTGTGGAGATTCGAAACGTGGACTTTTCATACCTGCCAGGGAAACCGATTCTGAAAGATGTCAGCATTTCAGCTCCAAAAGGGAAAATGATTGCGGTAGTTGGTCCAACAGGGTCAGGGAAAAACAACTATCATGAACTTGATCAATCGTTTTTATGATGTGGATGCAGGTAGTATCAGCTTTGATGGAACAGATATTCGCGAGTTTGATTTAGACAGTTTGCGAAGTAAGGTAGGAATTGTCCTACAGGATTCTGTTTTGTTCAGCGGAACTATTCGGGACAATATTCGATTCGGTGTACCGGATGCTAGTCAAGAGATGGTAGAAGCAGCTGCTAAGGCTACACACATCCATGACTACATCGAAAGCCTGCCAGATAAGTATGATACTTTGATTAATGATGACCAGAGCGTCTTCTCAACAGGTCAGAAGCAGTTGATTTCCATCGCCCGTACCTTGATGACAGATCCACAGGTCTTAATTTTGGATGAGGCAACATCAAACGTTGATACTGTAACAGAGAGCAAGATTCAAAATGCCATGGAAGCTATTGTGGCAGGAAGAACTAGTTTTGTGATTGCCCATCGCTTGAAAACCATTCTCAATGCCGATCAGATCATTGTCCTTAAGGATGGTGAGGTTATCGAACAAGGAAATCACCATGAATTACTCAAGCTTGGAGGCTTCTACTCTGAACTTTATCACAATCAATTTGTCTTTGAATAATACTCTTCGAACATCTCTTCAAACCACGTCAGCGTCCCCTTGCCGTATATGTGTTACTAGCTTCGTCAGTTCTATCCACAACCTCAAAACTGTGTTTTGAGCAACCTGCGGCTAGCTTCCTAGTTTGCTCTTTGATTTTCATTGAGTATAAGCAAAAAAGTTGTCCTAATTTTGGGCAACTTTTTCTGATAAAAAAATTTTATCACGGACTTAAAAAATACATATTAGACAGGAGTGGGCAAGGATGATAAGATAAGATTATCAATAGAAAAGGAAAGGAAATCAGTGATGGCAAGAACAGTTGTTGGAGTAGCGGCAAACCTATGTCCTGTGGACGCAGAAGGAAAAATATTCATTCATCAGTCTCTTGTAAATTTGCTGAGAGTATTCGTCAGGTTGGCGGACTTCCTTTGGTCATCCCAGTTGGTGATGAGTCAGTTGTGCACGACTATGTAGAAATGATTGACAAACTTATCTTGACTGGGGGACAAAATGTTCATCCTCAATTTTATGGTGAGGAAAAAACAATTGATAGCGACGACTATAACCTAACTCGCGACGAGTTTGAGCTAGCTCTTCTACAAGAAGCCTTGCGTCAGAACAAGCCAATCTTAGCCATTTGCCGTGGCGTTCAGCTTGTCAACGTTGCCTTTGGTGGGACACTCAATCAGGATATTGAAGGTCATTGGCAAGGTCTACCTTTTGGGACTTCACATTCTATTGAGACAGTGGATGGCAGTGTAGTGTCTAAATTATTTGGTAAAGAAAGTCAGGTTAACTCAGTACATCGTCAGAGTATTAAAGACTTGGCACCCAATTTTCGCGTAACAGCAGTAGATCCACGTGATCAAACTGTTGAAGCAATCGAATCTATCGACGAACACCGTATTATTGGTCTCCAGTGGCATCCAGAATTCTTGGTCAATGAAGAAGATGGCAACTTAGAATTATTTGAGTATTTATTGAATGAATTGTAACGACTAGAAATTTAGTCGTTTTTTTATTCATTGTTTACGAATCTTTATAGAATTGTATTTTTACGCAAACGTTTGAATTGTGATAAAAATTGGAAATTTTTAGTATAAAAACTTGAAAAAATTGTTAGTAAGCGTTATGATAGAGAAGAAGAAATATTGGAGGAATACTATGTCACATATTAAATTTGATTATTCAAAAGTATTAGACAAATTTGTAGCTCCGCATGAAGTGGAATACATGCAAGCACAAGTAACAGCAGCAGACGAATTGATCCGTAAAGGAACTGGTGCTGGTAGCGACTTCTTGGGTTGGTTGGACCTTCCTGAAAACTACGACCGCGAAGAATTTGACCGTATCTTGAAAGCTGCTGAGCAAATCAAAGCAGACAGCGATGTTTGGTTGTTATCGGTATCGGTGGATCATACCTTGGAGCGAAAGCTGCCATTGACTTCTTGAACCACCACTTTGCAAACTTGCAAACAAAAGAAGAGCGCAAGGCACCACAAATCCTTTACGCTGGGAACTCTATCTCATCTACTTACCTTGCTGACTTGGTAGAGTACGTTTCAGATAAAGATTTCTCAGTAAACGTGATTTCTAAATCAGGTACAACAACTGAACCAGCGATCGCTTTCCGTGTATTCAAAGAACTTTTGGTTAAGAAATACGGACAAGAAGAAGCTAACAAACGTATCTACGCAACAACTGACCGCCAAAAAGGTGCTGTTAAGGTTGAAGCAGATGCTAATGGTTGGGAAACATTTGTAGTTCCAGATGACATCGGTGGACGTTTCTCAGTATTGACAGCAGTTGGATTGCTTCCAATCGCTGCGTCAGGTGCAGACATCAAAGCCCTTATGGAAGGTGCTAATGTTGCTCGTAAAGACTACACTTCAGACAAACTTTCAGAAAACGAAGCTTATCAATATGCTGCAGTGCGTAACATCCTTTACCGTAAAGGTTATGCAACTGAAATCTTGGTAAACTACGAGCCATCCCTTCAATACTTCTCAGAATGGTGGAAACAATTGGCTGGTGAGTCAGAAGGGAAAGACCAAAAAGGGATTTACCCAACTTCAGCTAACTTCTCAACAGACTTGCACTCATTGGGTCAATTTATCCAAGAAGGAACTCGTATCATGTTTGAAACAGTTGTCCGTGTTGACAAACCTCGTAAGAACGTGATCATCCCTACTTTGGAAGAAGACCTTGACGGACTTGGTTACCTTCAAGGAAAAGACGTTGACTTTGTAAACAAAAAGCGACTGACGGTGTTCTTCTTGCCCACACAGATGGTGACGTGCCAAACATGTACGTGACTCTTCCTGAGCAAGATGCCTTCACTCTTGGTTACACAATCTACTTCTTCGAATTGGCCATCGCCCTTTCAGGTTACTTGAATGCCATCAACCCATTTGACCAACCAGGTGTTGAAGCATACAAACGTAACATGTTTGCCCTTCTTGGTAAACCAGGATTTGAAGAATTGAGCAAAGAACTCAACGCTCGTCTATAATAGAGCTGAAAAGAGTGGTTTTACCACTCTTTTTGCTTTTTCTTGAAAAGAGAAATTGGACTCTGGCAAGACTTGTGATATAATATAGAGAGCAAAAAGGCAGACGCCTAGAGACTTTATAGGAGAAGCTATGTCAAAAGATATCCGCGTACGTTACGCACCAAGTCCAACAGGACTACTACACATCGGAAATGCCCGTACAGCATTGTTTAACTATTTGTATGCACGCCACCATGGTGGAACTTTTATCATCCGTATCGAAGATACTGACCGCAAACGTCATGTCGAAGATGGAGAACGTTCACAGCTTGAAAACCTTCGTTGGTTGGGCATGGACTGGGATGAAAGTCCAGAGACTCATGAAAACTACCGCCAGTCTGAGCGTTTGGAACTCTATCAAAAATATATCGACCAACTCTTGGCTGAAGGAAAAGCCTACAAATCTTACGTTACAGAAGAAGAATTAGCAGCGGAACGTGAACGTCAAGAAGCAGCCGGTGAAACACCTCGTTACATCAACGAATACCTTGGCATGAGCCAAGAAGAAAAAGCAGCTTACGTTGCAGAACGTGAAGCTGCAGGCATCATCCCAACTGTGCGTTTAGCAGTGAATGAGTCTGGTATCTACAAGTGGCATGACATGGTCAAAGGTGATATTGAATTTGAAGGTGGCAATATTGGTGGTGACTGGGTTATCCAAAAGAAAGATGGCTACCCAACTTACAACTTTGCCGTTGTCATCGATGACCACGACATGCAAATCTCTCACGTCATTCGTGGAGACGACCACATTGCTAATACGCCAAAACAGCTTATGGTTTATGAATCGCTTGGTTGGGAAGCTCCAGAGTTTGGTCACATGACTTTGATTATTAACTCTGAAACTGGTAAGAAGTTATCTAAACGTGACACCAACACCCTTCAATTTATCGAAGACTACCGCAAGAAAGGCTACCTTCCAGAAGCAGTCTTTAACTTTATCGCTCTTCTTGGCTGGAACCCTGGCGGGGAAGACGAAATCTTCTCTCGCGAAGAACTCATCAAGCTCTTTGATGAAAACCGTCTTAGCAAGTCTCCAGCAGCCTTCGACCAGAAGAAACTTGATTGGATGAGCAATGACTATATCAAGAGAGCTGACTTAGCAACTATCTTTGAGATGGCAAAACCATTCCTTGAAGAAGCAGGACGTTTGACAGACAAGGCTAAAAAATTGGTGGAACTCTACAAACCACAAATGAAGTCAGTTGACGAAATCGTTCCATTGACAGACCTTTTCTTCTCAGACTTCCCAGAATTGACAGAAGCTGAGCGAGAAGTCATGGCTGGTGAAACTGTTCCAACTGTACTTGAAGCCTTCAAAGCAAAACTTGAAGCTATGTCAGACGATGAGTTTGTGGTGGAAAACATCTTCCCACAAATCAAAGCAGTTCAAAAAGAAACAGGTATCAAAGGGAAGAACCTCTTCATGCCAATCCGTATCGCTGTTTCAGGTGAGATGCATGGTCCAGAATTGCCAGATACCATCTACTTACTTGGCCGTGAAAAATCCATCCAACACATCGAAAAAATGTTGGCAGAGATTGCAAAATAAGCTAAGTTCCGACTACTTATGGCTATAGTAATTGTAGGACTTAGTTCGAGAGTGGGACAGAAATCGGTAATTCGTTAGAATTCGATTTCGTCGTCCCACCTCCGCACAGTTGAGTAGGGTTGTAAAAGCTGATGAAATCAGCGTAGTAGAGCCCACTCAACCACTGCGTCTTGATCGACAATCTAAAGACAATTGAGAGGCTAGGACTTTTGTCCCAGCCTCTTTTTATTGCCAAATCAGAATCATATTTTAGGCAACGCTTTGAAAAAGAGTTCCTTTTATATGTACTTATTTGAAAATGCAAAAGTTTTAGTGTATAATACTAAGTGACAGGGCAGGGAAAGAAGTCAGTGATATGGTAAAATTCTTTACAAACAGACTCGAATTAGCCCAGACATCGTCTATGTTGTTTGTTGAGTCGACTTATTTTTTCTTTGCGTTTTGCTGATCACAGGAAGAAATTCGTGCGTTCATGCAACTATCATCCATAACGATGCCTTCGTTTTCGATTCGTAGTTGATATGCAACTGTGTATCTACTCTTTCTTTTCCAGAGAATAGAAAGGAATCGACCTTGCTCTGTTTACCTTGCGTTAAGCAAGGTTTTTTTGTGGAATGCTATCGCGAAATTTACGATTTTTTTCTATCAAGTGGTATAATATTAAGTATCCTGATGAATTGAGGAACTCAAATGAAAAGAATTTAACAAATCAATCAAATTAGAGCATGTGGCTTACGACATTCGTGGTCCAGTCCTTGAGGAAGCCATGCGTATGCGAGCAAATGGGGAAAAAAATCCTCCGTTTGAATACAGGAAACCCAGCTGAATTTGGCTTTTACAGCACCAGATGAGGTCATCCATGATTTGATTATGAATGCGCGTGATAGTGAAGGGTTATTCGGACTCAAAAGGGTATCTTTTTCAGCCCGTAAAGCAATTATGCAATATTGCCAATTGAAAAAAATTCCCTAATGTAGGCATCGATGATATCTACCTTGGGCAATGGTGTGAGTGAGTTGATTGTCATGTCCATGCAAGGTCTCTTGGACAATGGTGATGAGGTCTTGGTCCCTATGCCTGACTATCCTCTTTGGACTGCTGCAGTCAGCCTGGCTGGAGGAAATGCCGTTCACTACGTCTGTGATGAAGAAGCTGAATGGTATCCTGACTTAGATGATATCAAGTCTAAGATTAGTTCAAATACTAAGGCTATCGTTTTGATCAATCCAAATAACCCAACTGGAGCCCTCTATCCTAAGGAACTCTTGTTAGATATTATTGAGATTGCTCGCCAAAATGACTTAATTATCTTTGCGGATGAAATCTACGACCGTATGGTTATGGATGGCAATGTTCATACACCGGTAGCTAGTCTAGCACCAGATCTTTTCTGTGTCAGCATGAATGGTCTGTCTAAATCTCACCGTATCGCAGGTTTCCGTGTGGGTTGGATGGTTTTGTCTGGTCCTAAGAAGCATGTCAAAGGCTATATCGAAGGGCTTAATATGCTCTCAAATATGCGTCTCTGCTCTAACGTCCTAGCGCAACAAGTTGTTCAAACTTCACTCGGTGGTCACCAATCGGTGGACGAACTACTATTGCCAGGTGGTCGTATCTATGAGCAAAGAAACTTTATTTATAATGCCATTCAGGAAATCCCAGGATTGTCCGCGGTTAAACCTAAAGCGGGTCTTTATATCTTCCCTAAAATTGACCGCAATATGTACCGTATCGATGATGACGAGCAGTTTGTCCTTGATTTCTTGAAGCAAGAAAAAGTGCTTTTGGTTCATGGACGAGGATTTAACTGGAGAGAACCAGATCACTTCCGTATCGTTTATCTACCACGTGTAGATGAGTTAGCCCAAATCCAAGAAAAGATGACCCGTTTCTTGAAACAGTATCGTAGATAAGGCTTTCATAGCAAAAAAGCTGGAAACATTTGTTTAGAGCTATTGACAAATGCGAAAGAATCAGATAGAATAGTAAAGTATGTTTAGTAACTGATCACTTTATAGCCGGCTAAACGAATACAAAATCTATGAGGAGGTATTCATCGTGAAACGTACTTATCAACCAAGTAAACTACGTCGTGCGCGTAAACACGGATTCCGTAACCGTATGTCAACTAAAAACGGTCGTCGCGTATTGGCAGCTCGTCGTCGTAAAGGACGCAAAGTTTTGGCTGCATAATCCAAACGAATTCAACAAAGAAGTCAGTAGGAACTCGAGTCTACTGGCTTTTGTTTTGCTCTAAAATAATAGTTTGTATAAGCTTTCTATTTTTTCTATAATAGTGTATAATATTTCATATACTATATAAATGGAGAATATTTATGAAAAAATCAAAAGCTCTCTTACTAGGGGCTGGAATTTTGAGTGCTAGCTTCTTGATGGTAGCTTGTAGCTCGACACAGTCAAATGCATCTGATAAAACCTACTCTTATGTATTTGCTAGCAATCCAGATACATTAGACTACATTACTTCGACACGTGGCTCGACTTCTAGCATTACGACAAACTTGATTGATGGTTTGTTGGAAAATGATAAGTATGGCAATTTGGTCCCTTCCATGGCTGAATCTTGGACAGTTTCAAAAGATGGTTTGACTTATACCTATAAATCCGTCAAGGTGTCAAGTGGTATACCTCTGAAGGGGAAGAATATGCAGAGGTAACAGCTCATGACTTTGTGACAGGCCTCAAGTATGCGGCGGATAAAAAGGCAGAAAACTTGTACTTGGTGCAAGACTCTATCAAAGGTTTGGCGGACTATGTTGAGGGTCAATCATCAGACTTTGAAACTGTCGGTATCAAGGCAGTCGATGACTATACTCTCCAATATACTTTGAACAAGCCGGAGTCCTACTGGAATTCTAAGACAACAGGTGGAATTTTAAGTCCAGTCAATGAAGCCTTTTTGAAATCTAAGGGGGACGAATTTGGAAGTGTAACTCCATCTAGTATCCTGTCAAATGGGCCTTACTTGTTCAAATCATTCACTTCAAAATCTTTAATTGAGTTTGAAAAAAATCCGAATTACTGGGACAAGGACAATGTGAAGATTGAAAAAGTAAAACTTTCCTTCTATGACGGTTCAGACCAAGATAGTTTGGCTAGAGGATTCTTGGAAGGCAACTATACAGACGGGCGTATCTTCCCAACAAGCTCAGTCTTTGACCAGCTGAAAAAAGGGAATGAAGATAAGATTACCTATACACCTCAAAATGCTATAACCTTCTACTACCTCTTTAATGTCAATCGTCAAAGCTACAAGCAAACCATGAAACAGACAGATAAAGAAAAGACGGATTCTCGTCTAGCTATGCAAAATAAAGACTTCCGTCAGGCCATTAACTTTGCCTTTGACCGTCATGCCTATGCTGCCCAGACAAATGGAGAAGATGGGGCTGATCGAATCCTTAGAAATACAGTTACACCAAGTAACTTTGTTCAAATCGGCGGCAAAAACTTTGGAGATGTTGTCAATGAAAAGATGGTCAACTATGGTACAGAGTGGTCAAATATCAATCTGAACGACGCTCAAGCTGCTTTCTTGGATCCTGAAAAAGCCAAGGCTGAATTTGCCAAGGCTAAAGATAGTTTGCAAGCAGAAGGCGTGAACTTCCCTATCCATTTGGATATGTTGGTAGACCAAACTGCTAAGTTGGACGTTCAGCAGGCAAGCTCCTTCAAACAGACCGTTGAAGCAACGCTTGGTTCAGATAATGTTGTGATTGATATCATTCAATTGTCTCCAGATGAGAAAGACAATGCCACCTTCTTTGCAGATACCGCCGATCAAAAGGACTATGACATCGACATCTCAGGTTGGAGTGGGGATTTCTCAGATCCGAAAACCTATCTTGATCTCTTGGATCCAGACTCTGGTTCTCAGTTGAAAAATCTTGGCTTGACTCCAGGAAAAGACAATGAAGTCAAGGAAAAACTCGGTTTAACTACCTACAAGGAGTTGTTGGATACGGCAGATAATGAGAATGAAAATACGCAAACACGTTATGAAAAATTTGCCGAAGTTCAAGCTTGGTTGACAGATAGTGCTCTTTTCCTACCAGTTCAAAGTGGAGGGACTAATCCTATCTTCCGTAAGACAGTTCCGTTTACAGGGGCCTTCTCATTTGTTGGGCACAAAGGAGATGCGGACAACTACAAATACCTTGAATTGCAAAAGGAACCAGTGACTGCTAAACAGTATCAAGAACTTTATGAAAAAAATGGCAAAAAGAAAAAGCTGAGTCTAATAAAAAAAGCCCAAGAAGATTTGGTTAACCACGTTCGATAGAAGAAGGTTATCAATAAAAATTTTTAATACTCTTCGAAAAATCTCTTCAAACTGCGTCAACGTCGCCTTTCCGTAGGTATGGTTACTGACTTCGTCAGTTCTATCCACAACCTCAAAACAGTGTTTTGAGCTGACTTCGTCAGTTTCATCTACAACCTCAAAGCAGTGCTTTTGAGCGACTCTGCACTAGTTTCCTAGTTTGCTCTTTGATTTTCATTGAGTATAAGTCTAATTTTAGGGACTAGATTCAGAAAAAAAGGCATTACCAGGAGCTTATTGG